>Ga0075590_117_pt1 | contig 11113 bp, 10 predicted proteins | sample RifGroC2_FD_68347 | JGI IMG/M metagenome (GOLD analysis project Ga0075590, IMG submission 68347) | candidate division WWE3 bacterium GW2011_GWC2_41_23 | reverse complement strand
ACCAGCTTTCTTCCTTCTATTTCGACAGGTGCCAACACCAGCGGTATGGAAATGCTGGCTCTTATTGCCGTAGCCAAATTGCCCTTTTCAAGATATACGGTTTCTCCGGTCAAAATATCTGTCGTCGCGGCTTTAAAGGGTATTTTCAAATCTTCGATTTTTGCTCCCTTTAAATAACCTTCCAGAAAAGCCACGAACTTATTTCCTTTTAAAAGTCCCAGCTCAGCTCTGGGGTCCGACAAGGCGTTTATCATGTCCCGGTATCTAATATTCTCAACGATCTTTTCAAGTTCATCGACGCTTCCGTAATAAGCATACAAACCCCCGATTAATGCTCCGACACTTGAACCTGTAATGTAATCAATGGAAATTCCGTTCTTTTCGAGGACCTTGATGACTCCGATGTGGGCCAGACCGCGCCAGCCCCCGCTGCCCAAAGCCAAACCGACCTTTTTAACATTTCCGCTCATTTTATTTCAACAAAAATTTCGTCAATTAAATTTTCGTACCCGTCAACCATCGTTATCTTGTACTCCCCCGGATTCAGGTTACTGATAACACCGTATATTTCGTAATAAACGTAAGTTTCCTCTTCTGTGAACTCTCCGTCTCTCAAAACCACCGTGATGTTAGGATCAACTACTAAAAATGGAAAGGACGGTTGAAATTTTAATTTTCTCTTCATCTGCGCTGTTTCAAAATTGTCTTTGAGATCGTAAAACTTTGTTTCGAATGTAATGGAATCTTTATTAGGCGTGATTTTCAGAGGAAGTTGCTCTGCGTCATCTATTACAGATGTTTTAATCTCGTAATTAAACTTTGGAGATGACACCTTTACCAGAAGAATAAATCCTGTCGCAAGTGCGAAAATAAGCGCCAGTATAAGGACGATTTTTCTTTTTGCCTGAAATGTCATGACCATATGTTACCACATACCCACGGCAGAGACCGACCATTTAGTTAACAACCGTACTGTGACTTTTAATCTATAGCTGTGTTGACAACCAATGCCCGCCCCTGTATACTACAGGTTATCTAAATCAAGGGTGCGAAAGGGAGTGTGACATGAACTCAGACCTGCTTGTCTGTTGGGTTATGCCCGCATTGGCTGTTTTCTTGGTTGTTTACACTATAGTTCTAAATAAATGGGCACAGAACCGTAAACCGAAACAACCAAAAGAACTTAAACTTGAAGATTACGAAAACGACTTCGAGCTTTTCGTAAGTCTGCTCTATGAAGAAGAGGACACGTTTATTTCCTCTTGCTATAACGTTACTAAGGAAAAGAAAAGCAGCTATCGCCAGATTTGCGATACATTGGCTGAAGGTTTGGAGTCACCGACTTTTTACAAAAAAGTCATAGAAGAGTGGCCCGAGCTGAAAAAAGATACATTTTATGCTTTGAAAATGAAGTACTTAGAACATGATTCTAAAGAGCATAAGTATCTGAGGGAACAGGCGCTTATATACGCCGAATACAACCGCAGAAAGTACACAGCGTATTTAAAAGTGTACCCCGAGGCAAAAACTGATCTTTCAGAGTACCTTTACAATTCAAAAGGTTCTTGCTGACAGGACGACACGGCGTTTCTAACTATAAAAGGGAGGAAGAGATGATTAACATGCTGTGCGTGCTAGGTTTGGCTTTGATTATAGGGGGTTTATTTATAGTTGCTTTGGTTTTCGCAGCATACAATTATTTCAACAAAAGCTCTAAAGAGATCAGTGAAACCCAAAACGAAATAGTTTTTCAGGAAGAAGCTGAAGATGTTGAGGGCGAATTAAACGGTGACGCCGCTTCCGATAAAAAGCTTCCACCGACAGTAGCCGGGACAGTTTCCAGTAACGCTACCAACGGAATTATTAGAGCAGAGTGGGTTGCCAATGATTACAAACATGGTGACATACAGGGAGCGTCCTACACAGTAAAATCCGGAGATACTTTATGGGAAATAGCTGAAGGAGCTTACGGTGATGGCACACAATGGACAAAAATTCTTGAAGCAAATAAAGGCGACGTAGGATTTTTAGTTAACGGACAACAGGCTTTGATTATTCCCGGACAGGTTTTGGTATTGCCCTAATTTTTCCGGTTTTTGAACCTAAGAACACCCTTATAGCTGAGGGTGTTTTTTGTTGGTCTCTGTTGTTATAATCACTTTGATGCGCGGGTGTGGCCTAGTGGTATGGCGTTTCCTTCCCAAGGAAAAGGTCGCGGGTTCGAATCCCGTCACCCGCTCCAGAAATTTTTAGGCCGGTATAGCTCAGTTGGTAGAGCAGTCCCTTCGTAAGGGAAAGGTCACAGGTTCGACTCCTGTTATCGGCTCCATTTGAACGTAATTCCCAAACTAGACAAAATACATACTATGGGGTATAATTAACACGTTCAAATTAAACACCTATCTGTGTATTCCTTTCCAAAATTAGGAGGAGTTAAAATGTTTAGGGTAATTGCAACTATTGTAATGTTGACGCTCACCGGTCTTCTTGTTGTAAAATATAACCAAGTGTATTCGCAACAGCTTTCGTTCTATTTTTTCTTTTGGTAGGTCTTATCGCAGTATGGGCACCAAAAGGAAAAGGGTCGGAAAGCAATCAAATCAAAACCATGGCCCGCAAACCAAAAAGATAATTCCTTTTTGCCGGCCAACCCTAGAGCAGACACCCACCCTAACACGGTAGGATCAATGTCTGCTCTTTTTTTATGCTAAAATTGAGAAACTATGAAACAATATTCCAAAGTAACGAAAGCCGTTATTGCGGCCGCCGGATATGGTACAAGGTTTCTTCCCGCAACAAAAAATCAACCCAAAGAAATGCTCCCCATCATAGATAAACCTATTATCCACTACCTCGTCGAAGAAGCGGTTAATTCGGGAATTGAAGAAATAATTCTCGTCACCAGAGCCGGAAATCACATTATGGAAGATTATTTCGACAATAGATCCGAACTTGAAAACGAGCTCGAGAAAAACGGCAAACTTAAATACCTTGAAATTGTCCAATCCATACCACAGATGGCAAATTTTGTTTACGTACGCCAGAAAAATCACTTACCTTACGGAAACGGCTCTCCCCTACTCACGGTAAAAGAATTAATTGATAACGACGAAGCTTTTGTTTATATGTTCGGCGATGACTTAACTTTATCCAAAACCCCTGTTACAAAGCAGTTAATAGATGTTTACCACGAGCAGCATCCCGCAGCCGTTCTTGCGGTTCAGGAAGTACCTTGGTCAGAAGTAGAAAGGTATGGTTCCGTAAAATACAAGGAAAACGCCCCCTACAAATACACGATGGAAAGAGGCTACGAAAAGCTCCCAAAAGACCAGGCGCCATCAAATAAAGTGCAGTTCGGACGTTTCGTTTTTTCCTACGACGTTATTGAAGCCGCAATTAACACTGCCACCGGTAAAGACGGCGAACTTTGGCTAATCGACATCCTTAACGGACTCGTGGACGCGGGTAAAACCGTTATCGCGCAACCGATTGAAGGAGAATGGCTGACGACCGGCGACCCCCTTAGATATCTGAAAACAACCCTCAAATTTGCGATGGAGCGCGACGACTTGAAAGACGAACTTAAAACTTTTATTAAAGATGAGATAATGAAATAAGATGGTAACAAAAAAATATAGAAGCAAACAATTCGGTCAGAGCGAAGAAGAACTTTCAAAGAAGCTTATTAAAATAATGCTTGGAATTATCGGTTTGATCGTATTCGTCATTTTAGCGTTATTTGTGTTCGCCCCGACTTTCGGTTCGGCATTTGGGCTTTTGTCAAAGAATAGAAACGCCAAAGAGGAAGCCGTAACGGTGAGAATAAGACCGCCGACTTTAACCAACGTCCCGGCTTCAACTAAAGATACAAAAATAAATCTGGCGGGATACGCAAATGAAGGTGAAACCATAAAACTTTTTGTGAACGGCCCCGAAGTTGCTCAAACAACCACAGGAGCTGACGGAATATTTAATTTTATTTCTATCGAACTTATAAAAGGCAGAAATACTATTTTCGCGAAGGCTATTAATGCAAAAAATGAAGAAAGCGGAGCCGGAGAAACCTTCACTATACTGCTTGATACCGAACAACCTAAAATTGAAATAACTTTCCCTAAAGACGAGTCTACCGTGAGAAACCTTGATAAAAGGATAACTATTACGGGAACCATTAACGAAAAAGCTACTCTGAAGATAAACGGCAGGATGGTAATTCAAAAACCCGATCTATCTTTCGAATACACCCTGGGCGTTAAATCGGGAGATGTGGAAATAAAGGTGGAAGCCACGGATGAAGCAGGAAACACAAACGAAGAGACCATTACCGTCAAATATCAAGAGACGAGCTAAAAATTACCGCGTACACAATAAACATCATTTGAGGGTAAAAAAACGAATTTATAAATAGTGACTCAAGCATCAGCGCGGGTATTAAACTTACAATCACCAACCTATATTTTCTCTTAGAAAAGATGTTATCGAGGAATGTAAACGCGAGGGCGGCAGCGAACACCAACGCCCCAAAAATTCCTGTTGTGGCTAGAACGAAAAGTAAGCTCGAGTCGGCACCAGCGCCCGAGCGTGAAGAAATATTATCTACGGTGAGAAAACCGTATTCTTTTTGAACATATCTATAAGCGTTAAATCCTACGCCTGTTATTAAATTATCCCGGGAGATTTGAATAGCGTTCTTCCAAGAAACTAACCGGAACCTTGCAGAATCGGCGGGATCCGTAATCCCCGATATTCTGGTCTGCACCCGTGGCACTAAAAAGTATGCTAAAAATGCCAGGAGCAACCCCAGGAAAAGTAGTTTCCGTTGTTTAAACAAACCGAATATAAATATCACAACGGCAAGCATCGCCCACGCGCTTCTGGAGAAAGTCAGAAATATAAATAGCAGTATAACTACAAGAGAAATTATACGGAACTTATCTTTTTTTCCCTCAGACACACTTCCTAAGAGCATTGTAAGGGTTGCTACAAGATACGCTCCCAAAAAATTTGGATCGAAAAAGGTTGAGGCTACTCTATTTTTGTGAGGATCCCATCCCAACGAAGCATCTAAAACACTGAAGTCCGGCAACAGGATTAACTGAACCAGACCTGCCCCGCACAAGAATAGAGCTGAGTAGGTAAAATACTTTTCCAGCTGATGGCGCGTTGTCTGCTTAGAAGCAACCATGTTGTAAACGACCAAACCCGACACCAGATAAATAACGAATCTTACCAAGTAAAATACAGCCGTCATTCCTTCGGCACTACTGTAACGGTATAAATTTAAAATCAACGACACCCCTGCCAAAAGAGAAAAAATGAAAAAAAGGACAGAATACTTCGGTATTTTCAGATTTTTGTTGATTAAAAATAATACAACCCCGTAGAAAGAAAAGACTGCCGCAGCAATGTCGAAAAGATAGTAACCTCCTACCCTTGCAAACTGCCCAAGAGATAAGGTTCCGAGCAGTATAAATAAAAGGTATTTAAGCAGCATAGGTTTTACGCCATATCTTCCGGACAGTAACTATTAAAAGGATAAGTATTAGAAGCTCAGAAAAATGTGTGATCACGGCCGACATATAAAAAGAATAAACGGGTATGAATATAAAATTCATTACCAGGTTAAAGACGCCGCTGGCCAGATAAATTCCGGGAAGATACTTCTGATATCCCATCGTCACAATAACCCACGCCAAAGGCTGTGTGACACTGTATAAGACAAGTCCTGATAAAAGTATTCTTAACACCAGAATTGATGCTTCGAATTCTACCCCGCCCAAAACATTAATGGCCAAAGGAGAAAATACGTAACCTACGGCGGAGAACACAAGTGCCGCGACTATTAAAAACTTCAGGGACTGCTTTAAAGTTTCTTTCAATTTTTCTTTACCCTCGGTCATCCGCAGCACCATTACGGGGTACAGAGAATTCATAAAAAAAGTGGGCATCACTAAAGCAACTTCAAAAATTTTGTACGGTAAGGCATATAAGCCTACAGCTTCGTTGTTAGACACATTTAAAAAAGCCGGAACCGGCAACACTGACAGTAACAATGCGTCAGCCTTGAAATTTATCTGGCTGAAAACAAACATCAACCCTAAAGGAAGCGAGCTGGAAAGAAGATACCCCCACAGTTGCTTGTCCAGAACAAACTCAGGTTTTACACCCAATGACCTGACAAAATAATAATTTACAAAAAAGGTAATAAATCCCCCGATGACATAACTAAAACTAATCCACATCACATCTACTTTTGCCCGAGACAGAAAAAATATTATTACCAAAATGAAAGCGTAGCCGATTAAGTAACCTATTGTCGAAAGATCATATCTTAATCTCGCCTGAAATATTATATTGGTCGATGTAAAAAGAGCCTGAGTCAAAATAAGTAATAAGCTTAGTGTTATCCCTGTCTTTAATACCTGAGAGTATGGGAAAAACCTTGAAGCCACGAATAAAACCAACATCAAAATTATCGAAAATATTATTCTAATTAACAGAATATTGCCGAAATATTTTCCGGCTTTGCTCCAATCCTTAGAGATTTCACGGGTAGCAATCGCATTAATACCGAAATCTACAATTACAAAAAATAATGCCGGCCACGCCTGCATTAAGCTGAACTGTCCGTAAATTTCCCTGCCGTAAGTTCTCGTGATAATAACCGTAGCTAGTACAGTTATTCCCAGGCTCACGATTTTACCTATTAGCTGATAAATTGTGTTTGCGGCAATTTTTTTGCTGGTGCCGGAAAAGTTCATAGACCGCATCCCCCGACTTTAATCGTATTAACAATACGTACAGGAGGTTTTCCTTCTTCCTTTTCCATATCCCTGACCACATCGAAATGCTTATAAGGTACGTCGTCAGCGTTGAGCCACGAGAAATGATCGAACGGAGAATCGTATCTTATCGTAAAGGGCATAACAGCCCTGACTTTCTCGTCTTTGAGCCAAACGTCTTCATATGCTTTTTCAAAATATTCTGAAATCGTATCAACCGGGAGGTAACTGCTGTTGTAATCCGCGCCTTCCGCGTGCGCCCATCCTGTTTCTGTAATAAATACGGGCAAGTCTTTCCCTATCTTCAAAACTTTTCTTAAGTAGCTAAGTTCAACTTCATAAGCTTTTATGCTCCATCTCCCTTCGTTGTACGGATCTCCTGAAAAGTTCGGCTGCGGATATGAGTGGGACGCCCAGCCGTCCAGTCTTTTAAAAATACCCGGTTCGGCGACTTCCATACGTCTCATATACTCAAGCGAGTCCATGTGGTTGTCACCGGAAGAAGCGGTAACGTTAAACGCTCCGTTCATCATAAAAAAGTCGGGATTTTCTTCTTTAAAAACGTCAATCGTGTAATCCAGTATTTCTGCGTATTCTTTTGGATCAATTCTGTCGTACCAAAATTTCCGGTCGTTCGGCTCGTTATAAACGCTTATATATCTGTACCTTATCGGCCAGACGAATCTGTTTAAAAAAGCTGCGGCTTCCTCAGTCTGGTCTTTGTAATCATCCGTATCTACGTCGTGAAGCTGAAAGACCGGGATCAGGTGCTTTTCATTAAGTTTCTTGAAAACATTGTTCCACTTTTCGAAGTTTTTATCCTTTACGTTGTACGGAATTAGTACATAACCCCAATCCCCGTCACCCGAGTTAACAAGCTCCTCTGCCCTATCAAAAAACTCGTCAACTTCCGCGTAGATATATATTCCGAACTTGTTGTTCTCTTCCCAAAGAGGGTCGTCTCCCGAGTACGTGTAATATTCAACTTCCTGGACTTCCGCACAGTTCGTTGAAGAATCAGCATTGTTTAGTCTATCTGTATAGACCCGGCGTTGTTCCGCTTCTGCAGCCATTTTCTCGCTTAAGTAACGCCTATACTCTTTAATAAAACCAAGAACTATTACTAGAATAGCGCTGGAAATAAGAAATAATAAAATAATCCAAAATTTGTACCTGCGGATTTTTACAATAGCCACAATGCAATTCTATCATTTATACGGAATCTAACGAAAATAACGGCTGTATTTATTGGGTATTTATGCTTAAAATTACCTGATGAGGGCAGAGATTAAAACAATTTTGGTATTATTCCTTATTGTTACGGTATTGGGCGGTTTTAGCCTTTATATAAGGAAACTCGATTATAAAAAACACCCGCTTACACCATATTCAAGCTCTTTTGACATACTCGCACTTTTCAAAGAACGAAAAAAGCCTGCTTATAGGGTTTATGGATATCTCCCCTACTGGACCTTGGAAAAACTTGAATTCATTGAGTTGGACAGATTAACAGACGTGGCATATTTCGGCATTTACATAGACGGCGAAGGTAACTTCGTAAAAACCGTGCAGGATGCGGACGGTATTTGGATTGCCGAACCGGGGTTCAGAAATTGGAAAGAAAATGAAAAAGTCACCCAGCTTGCTGAGGCATGTAAAAAATTTGGGGTTAATTTTGCTCTGACGGTAGTTGCTCACAACGACGAAGATAACGACGCTTTTTTAAATTGCCGGAAATGTTGGGACACCTTACTAAAAAATGTCTACACCGAGCTTGACGAAAAAAAGATAACCGACGTCAACTTAAACTTTGAATACGCCGAATACACCGGAAAGGAGATGGCGGAGAAATTTTCCGAGTTCACAAAATACGCGAACCAGGAGTTGGATAAGAGATACGGCAATTCGAACGTTATTGTCTCAGCCTTTGCAGACTCTCCTATTAAAGAACGCGTGAGCTCTGATTTGGTAAACCTCGCTAAATACAGCGATGGCATCTTTATAATGGGATACGACTTTCACAGACCTTCTTCGGATACGGCGGGTCCGGTCGCCCCGATCGGCGGTAAAGGAGTCCACGCGGAATACGATATAGAAACAATGCTGAAGGACTATCTAGCAGTTGTGCCGCCGAATAAACTACTGCTGGGTGTCCCCTATTACGGCTACAACTGGGTAGTCGGAAAGGACGAAAAGTATGCGGAAAGAATAGACGGAAATGACGCCATCGGGTATTCTCAATCCCAATCTTATGAAGCCATCATGGACGTGATTATTAATATAAAACCCAGAATTTTGTGGGACGAGCTCGGACAGGTGCCCTACTTTAGTTATATCAGCGATGAAACCGGGCAACAAAGACAGGTTTTTTACGAAAACCAGCAGTCACTGGCGGTTAAATACAAACTCATTAAAAATAACGGGTTGATGGGAGTCGGCATTTGGGCTCTTGGTTACGACGGCGGATACACGGAACTTTGGAATCTACTTTACGATGAATTTATAAATTAAAAACTCTGTCTCTTACTTTTTTCAAAGCCGTATTGTAAATCTCATTTATCTGAGTTCTCCAAATCAACGGAGATGTGTGTTCTTCGTGTAATCCTAAGTATTCGTCAACCATCGCAGTAAGATTTTGTTCAACCCTTGAGTATGCTTCGGACTTTTTAAATATCCGCACAAGAGGTGCTTGGTTACCGAGCTTTGCACATATGTAAAAAGACAGCTCCTGTTCTTCTTTGTTTAAACCGAAAGAATCCCAACCAAGACCGGAGGCTTTTTCTCCGAACGCATTGTAAAGATCTATCTTATCCTCGCTGAACATGTCGTCCTCGAAACCTGCCTCTTCTATTGGATTGACACCCATTGCCGACAAATAGAGATAGAGTCTCGCGCACTTGGTGCACTTCCCGCACCATCGCTTTTCCTCACTTCCGTCCCAGCAAGACATTAAATACGGAAAAGTATCTTTGGCGTAATTTTCGTTCAGAACTGCCACGATAGCCAAATCGTTTAATCCCTGCAAAAATGTTGAAGTGTATAACTCCCCCTCGGACATAGCCTGCGTAAGTAAGGACATTTCTTCTGTAGCCTGGTATGCCTGTTCGTATTCGGGAACAACTTTAAATCCCTGGTCGTCATAATAAAATGCGTTCACACTCTTTTCGTTGCTAAACAAAATGTATCCCGCCTTGTATTTGTAGGCGAGGGGAAGACACATTAACGCCCAGGAAGTGAGACTCAACTCCCACCCGAACCATCCGTCTCCGTTATCACGTAAACCTTCCATAGGATTTTCTAAGAAGTAAAGGTCGTTCTTGTTCTTTTTGAGAAACTCATCAAATAATATTTTTTTGTGTACCCCTTCATACCCCCAGAATGTCGGGTCGTTGAAGAAAACCAAAATTGTATTTAGTTTTAGCTCTTTACAAATATGGTAAGTTAAAAAGCTGTCCTTACCGAATGTAAAAGGGAGTATGACGTTCTCATCAACACTTATAGGAAACTCCGGAGGAACATCGGTGGTATCACAAAAGTACGCCCTGGAATTTAGTAAAGTCTTAAGCATTGGCATTACGCTCATGCCGCGCTTTTTATAGTAGTACCAATACAACGGCAAGTGCCTCATAAACGACTGCTGGGACCAGGAAAAACACTGAGGATAGCCTGTGTTGTACTCGAGTCTTATATTTCCTTTTAACAGCATCGGAAGATGGGCTGTAAAAATATAAGCAATATTATCAAGCAGTTTGGCTTTATTATCTTCAGGGTAGTTCTGCCAAATACCGTTGGGGTACTTCATCAGCTTGTGCTCGTTAATCAGTTTGGACTCAATATTTATTTCTATACCCTCGGGCCTGTTGTACGAATTTATTCTTATCGGAATTTCTTTTTCGTGCCAAGCCTTGGAATTTTTATTCAGCATCGCAGGAGTTCTATAAAACTCCATGTTGTCTATATCGGGCATTGAAATGGGGTCTGAAAAACCTGAGAACTGACCGCCAGGATCGTTATCTGCGTTATTAAAATTCGAGGGCTCTTTGTTGTTCATATTTTTTGGTCTTTAGTAATTCTTTGCTAAAAAAATGGGATAGTCAATGATAAATAATTAAGGTGTGTCTGATATTAACATAGAATTCCAGAGAATAAATTTGCGCGTTTCAATAGATAATCGGTTAAGCCTTTACGATCCAAGCATTATTAATTTCACTTTCATAATCAACGGTTCCGATTTTCTGAAAGTTGTTCTTAATTAAAGCACTTTCAGACGCAATATTTTGAAGATCTGTATACCCTGTTATAAAAAGTGGCCTTGGTTCAATTTTTAGATT